>SAMEA3387480__coassemble_2626_pt1 | contig 9902 bp, 10 predicted proteins | sample SAMEA3387480__metabat2_high_PE_026 | metagenome-assembled genome bin SAMEA3387480 (sample SAMEA3387480) | Felis catus | biome: Faeces | place: United Kingdom | collected 2012 | reverse complement strand
CAGAAGAAACTCCCGACAAAGGACGCTGGTGTATCAGGCAGTCAAAGATTCCCACAGTCATCCGAACGCAGAGGAGGTTTACCTCCTGGTTCGCCGGCAGCTCCCGGACATCAGCTTGGGCACCGTTTACCGCAATTTAAATTTGCTGGTGGAAATGGGTTTGTTGCACAGGATTTACACCGGCATGGGCGCCGATCGATTCGATGCCGTGGTAACAGCGCACCCACATCTGATCTGCTCCTCCTGTGGGGGAGTGTTTGACTTGGAATGTCAGGTGGAAAGGGAAACCGCGCAGCTCAAACAGGCGTTCGAACGCTCAGGTGCAACCATCGACGAAGTCCAGGTTCGAGCCTGGGGAATTTGCGACCGTTGCAAACAAAATCATCAGGAAGAAAAATAAACATAAAGCACAATTTTAAGAAGAAAGGCGGATTTAGAGTATGAATTTAAAAGGTACTAAAACAGAACAGAATCTTCAGACTGCATTTGCAGGTGAATCTCAGGCAAGAAACAAATATACCTTCTATGCTTCTCAGGCAAAAAAAGAAGGCTTTGAGCAGATTGCAGCTCTCTTCACCGAAACTGCCAACAACGAAAAGGAACACGCAAAGATGTGGTTCAAGCTGCTCAACGGCGGTATCGGCAAAACCGTAGACAACCTCAAGGATGCGGCTGCCGGTGAAAACTATGAGTGGACCGATATGTATGCGACCTTTGCAAAGGAAGCCAGAGAAGAAGGCTTTGACCACATCGCAAAGCTGTTTGAGATGGTAGGCGAAATCGAGAAGGAGCATGAGGCAAGATACCTGGCACTGTGCAAAAACATCGAAGAGGGCAAGGTATTTAACCGTGAAGGCAAACAAGCTTGGATCTGCCGCAACTGCGGACACATCCACTTTGGAGAGGAAGCACCGGAGGTTTGTCCGGTCTGCGCACATCCAAAGGCATACTTTGAGCTGAGAGCCCAGAACTACTAAAAAGAACATCTTCTATAAAACAGCTGGGCAGCTGCACAAACGTGCAGCTGCCCAGCTGTTTTTTCTGGAAAAGCGTCGACAGAAGAGCGAACCGGTCTTTGACAATATCGGACGACCCTTCCGAAAGAGGAGGAGAGCGCATAGGATAAAACTGTCAGGAGGAAGCGCTCGGGTGTCTTCCTGCTGTAAAATAAGGAAAGAGGCTAAGGAAATTTTCCTTAGCCTCTTTGCGCTTTTTAAATATTGATTAAGAAAGAGCGGGGGAAGCCACGATGCAGGCGGAGATGCCGTTTTGCTCCAGCAGCCGGATGCGGGCATTCAGCTGTTCCTGCGTCAGTCCCTCTGCGTCGATGACGGCGGTCAGCTGACAGCCGTCCATCTTCTGCACCAAAGCTGCACTGGCAGTTTGCAGGGTGTTTTCCGGGTTATCAGCCGGATTCGGGATGGACACCGCTTCGGTGGTGAAGCCGTTGCCAAAGCTCTGGATGCGCAGGTCTGCCACCGCACGCTCACCCACTAAAGCAGCCGGGTCGCCAAAGTACATGGCGGTATTTGCACCCAGCAGGCGGGAAGAAGGGAACATGGCAGACAGCTCGACACCCTGCTCGGCAGCGTATGCGGTCATCTGTTCGATATATTGCGCCAGGAAGGCGTGCTTGTCGTCCGAGGCGTGTGCGCCGTAGTCAATCATGTCCAGCGAGTAGCCTTCCGGGAACTGGACCTCCTGCAGGATGATTTTCTGGAAGCCTGCCTTGATGGCATCGTCGATGATGTGGCGGATATAATCCTGACCCGACTGGGTGAACGGGTCAATCCAGGGTTTGCCGCCTTTGTCGGGGGCATCGTCCACCCACAGTACATCCGAGTCCATATAATAGGTGGAGGCGCTGTTGTCCGCCAGCGGGTAGATGTTGTCGTGGAAGGTATAGATGGAAGCGACCGGCATCAGTCCCGCATCCAAAATCTGTTGGGCAGTCTGTTGCAGGTCGATGGGATGCTCGGCAGTCACGCGGGCATTCACCGTCTCATTGTAGTCGATGGAATAGTTTACGGTGCCGTCCTGCGATTTTAAGTCGAACAGGATGCTGTCATATCCCTGCTCAACTGCCTGCTGAAGGGCTTGGGAAAACGCCTGTGGGTCTGCGACCGTCTGGTTATCCAGGTAGGCGGTTTTGGAGGCGGTCAGCTCGGACGGCTCGGACGGTTTTTCCGGCTCGTCAGCCGGTGGGGCAGCCTCCTGTTGCTGCGGCTGTGCAGCAGGCTCAGAAACGCCGGGGACCATCTCCTGTTGCTCGGTGGGTCCATTCTGCTTTTGTGAAATCCAATCGCTGACAGGACCATATAATGCCCAGCCCAAGCCAAACAGGACGACAACAGCAGCAATAATCGCGGCTGCCCGCGCAAGGATGCTACCTGCCGACCGCCGGTAGATCCTCTTGTGACGTTTGATTTTATAAGGTCTTGCCATTTACGGAATCCTCCCTAAACAAAGTGGTGATTTAAGCGGGAAGCTGGTTGCCCAACAGACCGAACAGCGCCAAGGACAGGATGCCAAGGCACAAGAAGGTGATGGGGAACCCGCGGAAGATTTTGGGAATACGGGTGAGGGACAGGCGGCTGCGCACCGACCAAAGAATCAACAGAGCGGCGGTAAAGCCTACTCCCGCACCCAGACAGTAGCCAAAGAAGGAGAAAAACTGGGAGGTGGTGCTCATGCGGGAGGAAATCAGCAGGCTGCCTAAGGTAACGCTGTTGATGCCATAGAAGGGTAAGGTGTCCTTGACCTGCATAAACAGCTGTGGGCGCAGGTGTTTGACCAGATAATAGACCAGCAGCATCACAGCGCCGTTAATCAGCAGCATCCCCAGGGTGGAGAGGCTGGTCAGCGGCAGAAAACCGATTTTCAGTCCGGTGTACAGCACCTTTGCCCGGAAAAAGGCATTAAACAGATAAGCGGGAATCGAGGAGAGCGCTGTGACCAGCGTCAGCAGACCGCCGACGGTGAGCAGCTGGCGCAGCGAGCGCTTTTCATACAGTCCTGGGATGTCGACAGCGCGGGTGAACAGCAGGTTTTCCAGAGCAAATGCGGTCAGAAAAGCCGCCATCACTTCGGTTAAGTAAATCATTTCTGCTCACCTCCCTGCGGTGCAGATGCTTGTGCGGCGTTCTCGCCGGCTTTCATGGTAAAATACAGGACGACGCGGTGGACCAGCCGGCAGAAGGCGGCAAAAAAGCCAAGGAGCAAAAATCCTCCCAAAGCCATCTGCGCAGTGGGGATGCGGGGCGTATTTTGCAAAACGGGGAATCCCCAAAGGCTGCCGGTGGCAGAAAGCTCGCGGATAGCGCCGCAGACAAAGGCGACCAGCGTTGCACCCAGCCACTGACGCAGGGCAAAGCCGAGCGCCTGTGACGGCTTTTGCAGCTGCACCTTTTCCACTGTGTAGATAAGCAACGAGTTGACGCAGATCAGGGAAAAGTAAACACCCAGCGAATCAAAGATCAAAGGCGATACGTTTTTCACCATCATGCGCGATGGAATCAGCAGCAGGCAGGAAATCAGCGGGTACAAAACCGCGCGCCAGGGCTGCGGGACCTTTTTGCGCAGCAGGCTGGCAATCAAGACGGTGGGAATAAAGCAGACGAGCATAACTGCCGAAATAGCGGTGGTGCCGGTCAATCCGTAGGAAGGGATGACCACCAGCGGCAGAGCAAGTCCCAGACTCAGCAGGGGATTTTTATAGAAGATGCCCTGCGTCTTGCGCAAAAAGCGCTGATATTTACGGACATAGGTTAGATTCATCCTTGCTTGCCTCCTTGTTCGGTGCGGTTGTCCGGCAGCTGTTCCTGCTGGTTCATCCAGGGAATGAGGAATTCACACAGGGTATCGAATGCCGGAGCCAATGCGTTCATCAGCAGTACAGCAAAGACAGCGCTGAATTCCAGAGGACTGTAGTAGCGGAAGACCATTGTCAGCAGTCCGGCACACAGACCGTAGATGACCCGCGCGATGCGGTACTTGGGGGTGGTGACCGGGTCGTTGATGATGTACACTGCGACAAAGAAGAGGGAACCGGCAAAGACTTCGTTGGCAATCGATTCCAGAGGGCTGACACCATACGGATGGTTGATGGCAGAAAGGACGGCAATCGGCAGCAGGAAGCTGAGGGTGGTGTACCACTTTGCAAGGTTGCGGGCAATCAGATAGACCAGACCGGCAAAGATAATCAAAGTGTAGGTGGAGCCGAGCGGACCGGGGAAATTGCCCAGGAAAAGCTCGGTCAAGCCCAGTCGGGGGATGCCGCCCAATTTCAGCGTGGCAGTGGGACCCTGAAGCAGGGTGACCGTCTGGTCGATGGTGACAGGCAGCCTTTGCAGCGGCTGGGTGTAGGCAAACATCTGGGGATTCCAACAGATGATGGCAAAGGCGACACCTGCTGCTGCCGGATTAAAGATGTTGTGACCGGTTCCGCCAAAGGGCGCCTTGCACACCAGGATGGCAAACAGCGAGGCGACCACAATGACCGTCAGGTCGATGGCAGGCGGCATCAACATCGAGATGATGACACCGGTGACCGCTGCGCTCAAATCGCGCAGGTTGACCCGACGATAGGTCAGGTAGCTGCACAGCCAGTCGGCAGCAAGGCAGGTCAGAACAGCGACCGCGCCAATCACCAGTACGCGGGGACCGTAGTAGAAATAGGACATAAAGTACAGCGGCAGCAACGAAATCAGAGTGTCGCCCATGATGGTGCGGCAGGATTCGGGGTGCCGGATGTAGGGTGCGTGGTGTAGTGATGAATTCAAATCGAAAGTCTCCTTTCAAAAAAGGCTGAAAGCAAGGCAGTCTACTGCTTGCTTTCGCCGGTAAGCCGGTCTTTGGCACCGATGATGGTGTGCGCAAGGTCCAGCCGGGAAGGACAGATGTAGCTGCAGCTGGAGCAGCCGATGCAGCTGTGCAGCCCAAGGGAGATCGCTTTTTGCGAATGGTTGGTGGTGATACACTGGTACAGCTTGTGCGGGTTGAGTCCCGATGGGCACGCCTCGACACAGCGTCCGCAGCCGATGCAGCTGTACAGCTGCTCCTGACGGTCCACGCGAAAGGCGAGGATGGAGCTGGTGCTGGCGCGGATGAGGGTGTGGTCAGGGTCGCTGATGCGGATGCCGTGCATTGCTCCGCCCTCCAGAATGTAGGACGGCTCCCGCAGCAGACCGCTGCGCTCAAGTAAAGAGGAAACCGGGGTCCCGATGCTGACCTCAAAGTTACGCGGGTTGGTTACGCAGTTTCCGGCAACGGTGACAAAGGAGGTTGTCTGGACCCTGCCCTCGGTGATGGCGCGGTGCAGATGCAGCAGAGAAGCGGCTCCGGCGATAAAGGTCTGTTTGCCCAGACTGCGGAAGGCGCGGGTTTCCATCGGGTAACGTCCCGACATCTGGCGTACCTCCACCGATTCGATGAAGGATGGAATTTTTATGTCTGTCAGCGACATATTTTTATATACAGCGATGAAGCGGTCGGTTGCTTCCAGCGCAGAAGCCAGCCAGTTTGCCGATTGGACAATCTGGTTGCGGCAGAAGAGCATGGGATTGATCTGGCTGGAAACATACGGCTCGTCGTCGATAGCATCAATGCAGATGGTGGTGATTTTCTGCCGGGCGGACTGTTCAATCTTATCCGCCAGCGGCTTGCCGTCGTGTTCGTCGATGATATTGGCGCGGCGGGCAATGTCAGCCAGCTGCTGCCAGCTGAGCGGACGGGACAGGTCGCAGCCGTGTTCAAATGTCGGCGCTTGCAGGGTAGTGGCGCTGTAAAACGGCAGAAAAGGCTTGGAAATGGCAGGTTCCTTCTCTTGCTCCAAAAGGATGCCGTTGGAGGAACCGGTCGTCAGCCAATGAAAAAATGACATGAAAGAAAAAACTCCTTTCGATAAATACAAGGCAAGGGGTGAAGACAGTGTGCAAAGGAGGATGCAGCCATGCAGTTTTTTGTGGATCGTGATACCGTTCGGATGCTGCTGAGCCAAAAGGAAGCAGCACAGCTTTCGTTGTGTCCGCAGCCGGATTGCAACGACCCGAAGGTTTGTGAAAATTTAAGCCGCCTGCTCCGGCGGGCAGCGGTGAGCAGCGGACGGTCTATCCCAAAAGGGGAATTTTCCGTTTCGGTATGCAGCCGGGAACAGGAGATGGAAATTACCCTGACAAGGCTGGGTGCAGCGCAAGGGCAGCGGCAGGTGTGGCGCTTTTGGGAAAGCGAGCAGATGATACAAGGGTGTATCTGCCTGCATCGGCAGTTGTGCCGCCGGACGAGAGAGTTCCCGATGGAAAGCAGTCTGTACGCAATGACAGGGAAAGAAGGTCCGAGCAGCTTTTATTGTTTGAGTTTGAATCTGCCGTCCACATGGGAGAAAAAAGCGGAGTGCATCCTGCTGGAATATGCACAAAAGGCCAAGCACCCGCTGCTGGCGCAGGGGGTGCTTGCCGAGCGCGCGGTTTGTTTGGTGCAGAAAAAGGCGGTGGAGCGCATTGCAGAAAGCTTTGGGCGTTCCGGCTAAAGGGTCCTGTACAGAAAAAGCCTTAGTCAGCCGGCAGCAGGGTGCGCATGGCTGCGGCGTAATCCTCTTTCGAGAAGAGGTAGGAACCGGCAACCAAAACATTGGCTCCGGCTTCGATGCAGGTTTTTGCGGTTTCCTGGTTGACACCGCCGTCCACCTGGAGGTCAATCTCGCGTCCGCTCTGCTCAATCCAGCTGCGGATGGAGCGCACCTTGTCCATCATGTCGGTCATAAATTTCTGTCCGCCGAATCCCGGCTCTACGGTCATCACCAGCACCATCTCCACCTGGTCGAGGTAGGGTTTAACCAGCTCTGCCGGGGTGTTCGGCTTGATGGAGATGCCGGCTTTGCAGCCCAGCTGATGGATTTCCTGGATGGTGGCATCCGGGTCGCTGTCCGATTCAAGGTGGAAGGTGATGATGTCTGCCCCTGCTTTGGCAAAGTCTTTGGCATAGCGCAGCGGCTCGCTAATCATCAGGTGTACGTCGAAGATGCCGTCAAAATCCTTGCGGATGCACTTCATAACCGGTGCGCCGAAGGAGATGTTGGGAACAAAATGTCCGTCCATGACATCGATGTGCAGCCACGGAGCGCCTGCCTGCTGCATTTTGCGGGCTTCCTGACCCAGCTGAGAAAAATCTGCGGACAAAATCGAAGGGGAAATCTTTATCATAAAGGGCACGACCTTTCCAAAAAGTAAGATTTGCTCTGCCGAATGGCAGAAGAATACCATTTTATTTTAAACCAACTGTCATAAAAGGTCAATCGTTTATCGGCGCAAGAGGTCTGATGATAGGATAAATTTTTGGTTTGTTTACATTCAATGGGCATACGAAAGGGATTTGAAAAGTTTGACAGAGGGGGTTTTACACAGCAGCGTTTTTGTGGTAGTATAAAAATACAAAATTCCTGTCGTGCGGACAGGAACCGGACTATGAGAAGGAGAGGATAGAAAATGATCGATCGCAGAATGATTCCTGCTTTGGGAAAGGAAATCTCCCGTCTGGGTTACGGAGGAATGCGTTTTCCGAAAAACGGCGATGAGGTGGACGTGGATGCAGCGGTGCAGCTGCTGAGAAAAGCGTACGAAATGGGCATCAACTATTTCGACACCGCGATGGTCTACCACAAGGGAGAATCGGAAAAAATCTTTGGCAAGGCGTTTGAGCCGTATCCGAGGGACAGCTATCTGATCGCAGATAAAATGAGCATCTGGCTGTGCAGCGACGAAGAGGACATGAAAGCTCGCTTCTACAATCAGCTCAAAACCTTGAAGACTGACTACATCGATTTCTATCTGGTACACAGCCTCAACCGCAACCACTATAAAAAGGTAAAGGACCTGCACTGCGTGGAATTTTTGCAGCAGATGAAGCAGGAAGGCAAAATCAAACACCTGGGCTTTTCCTTCCATGACACCTATCAGGTGTTCACCCAGATTTTGAATGATTATACCTGGGATTTTGTACAGATTCAGCTCAACTACCTCGACTGGCACAACCAGGGCGCAGAGCAGCTGTATCGTGAGCTGGAAAGACGCAACCTGCCGGTCATGGTCATGGAGCCGGTGCGCGGCGGCTATCTGGCGACCATCGACAGCGAGCGTGCCAAACCATTTTTGGAGCTGGAGCCACAGCGCTCGATTGCCAGCTGGGCAATCCGTTGGGTGGAATCGCTGTCACAGGTCGCTGTTGTGCTCAGCGGTATGAGCGATTTGCAGCAGCTGGAGGACAACGTTGCCACAATGACCCACTTTGAGCCGATGAACGAGCAGGAGCTGGCAGCTATCGACCGGGTGGTCGAGGAGATTCGCAAGGTCAACGAAATCCCCTGCACCGGCTGTCGGTACTGCATGGACTGCCCGATGGGTGTGGACATCCCGGAGATTTTCTCCATCTACTCCCAGTACAAGATTTTTGGCAAGGAGAAAGCGTTTGTTCAGGACTATGAAGAGGTGGTCGAGCATGGAAACGGTGCGGAGCATTGTGTCCGCTGCATGGCATGCACCACAAAATGTCCGCAGATGATTGCGATTCCAGATAAGCTGGAGATGATTGCCAAGCTGTATGCCCAGAAAAAGGCGGAGCTGGAAGCCGCCGAAGCAGCAAAGTAAGAAAACTTTTGCAATAAATAGAAGGACCTCGCAAAAGCGAGGTCCTTCTATTTATTGCAGCTTTAGACGGTAGATGCGATGCGGCTGGATGGTTTCGTTCCAATAGCAATAGCTTTGGGGAGGCGTGCAGATTTCGAGCAATTCTGCGCCAAGGCGTTCGAGAGTTTTGTAGGAGGCGATATTGTCTTCATCGCAGGTGATGTCCAGATACTCCATTCCATGCGCTTTTGCCAATGGGAAAAGCATTTGACAGGCGGCGGCAGCATAGTGATGCCCACGATGTGCCAGGTCGATTTCATAGCCGATGTTGCCGTTGTAGTAAGAATGAAAGTTGTGACCGACCCGCAGACTGATTTTTCCAATGGGCTGGTCAGAGCCGCTTAAAAGGATGTTGTAGTAATAAAAAGGAATTGCCTGCTGGTCACCGGGATTTTTCTCTATGATTTTTAACGTTAGAGGATGACCGGCAATCGTGTCAAAATGATTGAAAAAAAGAAACATGGACCCTTACCCTCCGCATATTATAATCATTAGAATATTTATGAATTGAATATAGCAGAAAAAAGCCCAGGGGTCAAGGCATTGTCTTGACCCCTGGGCTTGATGCACATCATTGATAAGAGGGAAAAGTTTACTCGATTGCGATGTATTTGTGTCCTTCTACCTGTTTAGCTTCCTTCTTTGGCACGGTCAGCTGCAGGATGCCGTTTTCAAATTTCGCCTGAATATCCTGCTCGGTCAGCTGGTCGCCGACATAGAAGGTACGGCTCATGCTGCCGGCATAGCGCTCGCGGCGGATATATTTGCCATCCTTATTCTCCTGGTCTTTGTCCAAACCTTTTGCGGCGCTGATGCTCAGGTAGCCGTTTTCCAGCTGGACGGTGATTTCATCCTTGGAAAAGCCCGGCAGGTCGATGTCCAGCTCGTAGCTCTTTTCACCTTCGCGGACATCGGTCTTCATCATGTTCTGAGCGTGTTTGCCGTACAGCGGGCGGCCCATCCGTTCGAATTCCTTATCGAAATCGAAGTTCATCATATCATCAAACAAATTTTCACCAAAGATGCTAGGCAGTAACATAAATCATTCCTCCGTTTTCAATCCATTTTGTTTTGTTCGTTGGAACATCAGGAAGAGGCTTTCAACGGTTTGCTGCGGGAGGCTCCTTCTGGAATCTCCTGCGTGCCTGGAGGTCTTTTTCTTTTGTTCTGAACCTAGTATAGCTCGCAATATTAGCACTGTCAATAGGTAAGTGCTAATATTTA
>SAMEA3387480__coassemble_2357_pt1 | contig 11651 bp, 7 predicted proteins | sample SAMEA3387480__metabat2_high_PE_026 | metagenome-assembled genome bin SAMEA3387480 (sample SAMEA3387480) | Felis catus | biome: Faeces | place: United Kingdom | collected 2012 | reverse complement strand
GTGCCGGATAAATGGTATGTGCACGCAGTATCCCGCAGCTACTACGAGATGCTGGTGGAAGCCGGTGTAAAAATTTATGAGTACACCCCTGGTTTTGTTCATGCAAAAACCTTTGTGGTGGATGACGAGTACGCGGTGGTCGGCACCATCAATCTGGACTACCGCAGCCTCTACCTGCACTTTGAGTGCGCTGCCTGGATGTACAAGGCATCCTGCGTGACCGATGTGCGGGACGACTTTTTAAAGACCCAGCAGATGAGCCAGGAGATTACCCTGGAAGAGTGCAGAAACATCTCCATCCCGCGCAGACTGGGACGTTCGGTCCTGCGTGTGCTGGCACCATTGATGTAACAAAGCAAAAGCAGGTAAGGAAACAAGAGTTTCCTTACCTGCTTTTTATGTTGCCCTTCGCCAGCTAAAACAGCTTGGTCAGATAGTCGGACAGAGCGGAGCTGTCGGTAAAATCAAAAAAGTCGTCGGCTTCAAAGCAAATGGTGCGACTGGGTGTGCTGCTTCCCAGCATCCCGATGCGCAGCAGCTCATAATCCTCTCGGGTCAGCTCGTTGGCGCCTGCCTGCATCCCATCCAGATAAGTTTCTGTGCCGTTAGCGTTGGTGGAGTACAATCCGTCCTGCACCACTGCGCCGTCCTCCAGGCGAATAAAGCTTTCTTCCGTTTCAGTTCCCATCTCTCCTGCGTGGGTGATGACCGCTTTGTGATAGAGGACGGTTCCCTGACCGTTTTGATAGATGGAAAATTCCAGCTCAGGGGAGGGGTTGGACACCGAAAAGCTGCCCAGCTCTTCGATGGAGTCACCCAAGCGGTAAACGATGCCCTGATAGCGCAGGTAGTCGTCGTACAGGAAAACCAGCTCATCAGCGCCGTCGCTGTCCAAATCCGCTAAAAAGGCGCGTCCCATCTGCTCGCTCATCACCACGTCGTCGGCAAGTTCATTCCATTTTGTAGCCCAGACCTCTGCAAAATCGTCGATCAGCTGTGAAGTAGAAGCCGCTTCTTCACTGTTTGGAGCCGCAGATTCCGTTTCGGTTAAAGCAGATTGCTGCTCCTGTTGCGGCTTGGAAGAGCAGCCTGCCAGAGCAACCAGCAGCGCAGCGCACAGCAACAGGGAAAGAGATTTATTCAAATATGTTCGCATTATCATCCCTCCAGATGGAAATTTCTTTGGTACGATTTTATTATACCATATCCGTTCGGTGAAAAAAACAGAAGAAGGATGAACAAACTATTGTTTTTTCTCCTGCTCCAAAATCATGCAGCTCAAAGCAGGCAGCAAAATAAAGCCGCCGTTGCAGGCGGGGAAGGATTCGTCGGCAAGGTTGTGGGAAAGCAGCAGACGACAGTCTGCAATCTTGTCGGAAGGGTAGCGGTACTCCCGATTGGAGAGATTGAGCAGCAGAATCAATTCCGTGCCCGCGCTGTCCCGCCGCGCCAGCGAAAAGATTTCAGGTTGAGTCTGTCCCATATCCAGCCAGGAAAAATAAGCGCTGTTGTAGTCCTGCTCCCACAGGGCAGGATGTGTTTGATAGAGAAAATCCAGCTGCTGCACAAAGCGGAAAAACTGCCGGTGGGCAGGGTAGTCCAGCAGGTTCCAGCCAAGCTGTTTTTCCTCGTCCCATTCCTTAAATTCCGCCAGCTCATTGCCCATGAAGGAGAGCTTTTTGCCGGGATGAAAATAAAAGTATGCATACAAACAGTACAGCTGGTCAAACTTTTCTTCGTAGCTTCCCCAAAGCTTGTCGATGATGGTCTTTTTGCCGTGTACCACCTCGTCGTGGGAAAAGGGGAGGAGGAACAGGTCGTTATAAAAATAGCTCATCGAGAAGAGCAGCTGGTTTTTGTGCGCCGCGCGCTGCTCAAACGGAGTGGCAAAGTAATCAAGGGTGTCGTGCATCCAGCCCAGGTCCCACTTGTAGTCAAAACCAAGCCCGCCATAAACCACCGGAGCGGTGACTTTGATGAAGTCGCTGGAATCCTCGGCAATCAGCATCACCTGTGGGTGGTTTTGGGACATGGCATAGTTGGTAGTGCGCAAAAACCAAAGCCCGGGCTCATTGAGTCCATCCTCCTTCCTGCCGTTGTGGTAGATGAGGTTGGAGACCGCATCATAGCGAATCCCGTCAAAGTGGTAGACCGAACACCAGAAATCCAGCGAGGAGCGCAGAAAGCTGAGAACGTGCGGCTTGGTGAAATCGAACAGCGCGCTTCCCCATTGGCTGAATCGGGCGTTCGGGTCGTCCGGCTCATACAGGCAGGAGCCGTCGAACTGCAAAAGAGCGTGGCTGTCCAGCACAAAGTGGGTGGGCACAAAATCCAAAATCACTCCGATGCCCGCCTGGTGGCAGCGGTCGATGAACTGCATCAGCTGGACAGGGGAGCCGTAGCGGCTGGTGGCGCTGAAATAGCCGGACACCTGATATCCCCACGAGGCGTCCAGAGGATGTTCGGTGAGCGGAAGCAGCTCGATGTGGGTGTAGCCCATCTGCTGCACATACTCGATCAGCGGCTGTGCCAACTCATCGTAGGAGTAAAAGCGTTCGCTGTCTGCTTTGTCCTTGACCCGCCAGGAACCGGCGTGCAGCTCATAGATGTTCATGGGACGGTTATAGTTTTTCTCCCGCTGCGCCATATAAGCCTCGTCCTGCCAGCGGTATCCCTCCAGAAAGCGGATGACCGAGGCAGTGCCCGGGCGCAGCTCGCTGCCAAAGGCAAAGGGGTCGGCGCGGTCCATGAGCTGCCCGTCCGCTGTGGTGATTTGGTATTTATACATCTGACCCTCCTGCGGTTCGGAAGAGGTGAGGGTCCAAACCCCGCAGTCGAGCCGCTGCATCTGCCAGGGCTGCCAGCGGTTAAATGTACCAATGAGGGCGACATTTTGCGCATAGGGAGCATAGACAGAGAAGCGGACTTTGCGTATCCCGTCTTCCCATACGGGGTGTGCGCCAAACTGCCGGTAGCCGTGTGAGCTGCCACCGCGCAGATAGTTGAGAAGAGAATCCATGTTCATGCTGACACCTTTCTCCATCGGGGAAATAAGTTCCCGCTGCGATGGACGCGTTTTCTTTATTATATCGGATTTGCCGACAAAAGCAAAGAAAGAATTGTGAAATAAAAAATTATCGACAATCTTTTGTCAACCTATTGCAAAAATTATAGAGATGTTGCATAATAGAAACAGGAAAATCCGAAGGGTTTTCCAACAAGTGTATTTTAGAAAGTGAGGCAGGAAATATGAGGATCGGAAGCGTTAGGGAAATTAAGAAATTTGAGTACCGTGTTGGTCTGACTCCAGATAACGTAAAAAGCTATGTCAACGCAGGACACCAGGTTTATATCGAGCGCAATGCCGGTGTTGGCTCGGGATTTATGACAGAAGACTATGTCAAAGCAGGAGCCACCATTTTGGAAACCGCACGAGAGGTCTGGGAAACTGCCGAAATGATTGTCAAGGTAAAAGAACCGCTTCCTGATGAATACCAGTATTTCCGCAAGGGTCAGATCATCTATACCTATCTGCATCTGGCAGCAGACCGCGCCTTGACCGATGCCATGCTGTCTTCGGGTGTTTCCGGTGTTGCTTATGAAACACTGGCGGACAAAAACGGCTATCTGCCGCTGCTGGCGCCGATGAGCCAGATTGCAGGTAGACTGAGCGTGCAGGAAGGCGCCAAATATCTGGAAAAACTTTACGGCGGCTCGGGTGTGCTGCTTTCCGGTGTGCCGGGTACTCCAAGAGCCAATGTCGTCATCTTAGGCGGCGGCAGTGTCGGTACCAACGCCTGCAAAATCGCAGTCGGCATGGGAGCCAACGTCACCATCATGGACATCAACATCCATCGGCTGGAATATCTGGACGACATCTTTGGCGCACGAGTGCAGACCCTCTACTCCAACGATGTCAACGTAGAAAATGCTTTGAAGACAGCGGACTTGGTGGTGGGTGCTGTGCTGATTCCGGGCAAAAAGGCGCCGAAGATTATCCGCCGTTCCTACCTGCGCGAGATGCGCCCGGGTTCGGTCATTGTGGACGTTGCCGTTGACCAGGGCGGATGCTGTGAAACGACCCAGATGACCTACCACGACGACCCAATCTACAAGGTGGACGGTGTCGTTCACTACTGTGTAGGCAATATGCCTGGCGCAGTTCCAAGGACCTCGACCATCGCACTGACCAATGCGACACTGGGCTTTGGTCTGCTGCTGGCAGAGCATGGTTTGGAGGAAGCTTGCCACAGGGACGAACGGCTCTACTCGGCAGTCAACACCTATGACGGCAAGATTACCTACGAAAACGTTGCGCTGAGCTTCAAGATGCCTTATACCAACATTCGGGAATGCTTCTAATTTTCTTCCTTTGCATAACAACGACCGCCGGCAGATTTGTCTGTCGGCGGTTTTTATATTTTATGCACCCTTCATCCACTGTCGAATTCGTTCGCCGTCCTGCCAACCGAGCTGATAGAGCGACTGGATGGCATCCTTGTTCTTGGCTAGGGTATCCACACCCATCGTGTCACAGGGTTCGACAATCAGCAGTCGACCCTCCTGCTGATACTGTTTGGCTCGGGCAACACAGGCGTTGTAGCGCTCGGCGCGGGTGCGCAGCTGATGGGCAGAGGCGGGAAATTCCCGTTCGATCATGCGGGCAATCAGCTGGTCTTTGCGGGAGGAACGGGGAATATCGCTGGGTTTGGTGAGCAGCAGGACGACACGGTCACAACCAAGGTCAAACGCCTTTTGGATGGGGACCGGGTCTGCCAGCGCACCGTCGTAGTACAGCACACCGTCGAGCAAAAACGGACGATTGACCCCCGGCAGACAGGAGGATGCCATGAAGATGCGGTAGTCATCCTGCCGGATGTCCTCCTTGGTGAAATATCTTGGCTTGCCGGACACCGCTTCTTCTGCCACCACCCAAAACTGTGCCGGATGGTGCAGGAGGCTGGAATAGTTGAGCGCATTTTCTCCGTCCTGATTGCTCAAGGTAGCGTAGATGTATTCCAAATCGACGTAGGAATGGGTGTGGAAAAAATTGTGCAAGCTCATGTATTCCTTCCGAAATGCGTAATCGTGGTAGAAGAACAGGTTGCGCCCCATCTGACCGGACAGATAGGATGCAAGATTGGCGCTGCCCGCAGAAACACCGATGCAAAGGTCAAATTGGATGTTTTCTTTCAGGCACCGGTCCAGCACACCCGAGGCATAGACGCCGCGCATTCCGCCGCCAACATCCACAACAGCTGTTTTCATCTTTTTTTCCTCCCGTTTTCCAATAATATTTTCAGTATACTTCTTTTCCTCACAAAAATATACAGACAAATCGGTCAAAATGCCCAATTGGTGCGGCAAAAGGAGGGAAAACGGATGTAATTCTCTAACCGGAAAGAAGAAATCTGCCGCACTTTTTGCAGCATAGAAAACAGGGAAAGGCAAATGCTGTTTGAGTATAGAGGAAAAATATGTTATACTTATCTTTACCTCAAACGGACAGTTTGTGGTATTTGTGGGACAGCAAAGTAAAGGAATTTAAGATGTGGTCTTTATTTGTTCACAAAATCAGTCTATAATGAGAACCATGGTGAGGAAAGATACGACCTGAGAAGAAAGGATGTTTTTATAATAGATGAATCCGAATATGCTTTGTTCAAAATGTAAAAAAAGAATGGCGGTCGTTTTTGTTACCCGCATGGAGGGTGATAAACCGATCAACGAAGGACTTTGTATCAAGTGTGCCAAAGAGATGAACATTAAGCCGGTCACCGACCTGCTGGATAAAATGGGCATCACCGATGAGCAGCTGGATGCAATGGATGACCAGATGGCAGGGTTGATCGACAGCTTTGGCGACAGCTTTGACATGGGCGGTGCGCAGTCGATGCCGTTCATGCAGATGTTCAATATGCCGGCTCAACAGGAGGAGCCGGAGAATGAGTCGGAGCTGGATGGCGACTATGCCGGCGGCGAGCTGGAAAGCTATGAGCAGGAAGAAGCAGACGGCGTACAGCAGGAGGACAGACGCTCCTCAAAGGAAAAGCGTCAGCAGGAAAAGGAACGCAAAAAGTACAAGTTCCTGTCCGCTCACTGTGAAAACCTGACCCAAAAGGCAAAGGACGGCAAGATCGACCACATCGTCGGCAGGGATAAAGAGATCGAGAGAGTCATCCAAATCCTCAATAGACGAACCAAAAACAACCCTTGCCTGATCGGTGAACCCGGCGTCGGCAAGACTGCGATTGCAGAAGGCATTGCGCAGAAGCTGGCAGAGGGAAATGTTCCGGCTATGTTGCAGGGCAAAGAGCTGTACCTGCTGGATATGACCTCGCTGGTAGCGGGGACCCAGTTCCGCGGGCAGTTTGAAAGCCGCGTCAAGGGACTGCTCGACGACGTGCGCAAGGTGGGCAACGCCATCCTGTTCATCGACGAGGTACACAGTCTGGTGGGCGCCGGCGATTCGGAAGGCTCGATGAATGCGGCGAACATCCTCAAACCGGCGCTTTCCCGCGGAGAGATTCAGGTCATTGGTGCAACCACCTTCGACGAATACCGCAAGCACATTGAGAAGGATGCTGCGCTCGAACGCCGCTTCCAGCCGGTCAAGGTGGACCAGCCGACCATCGAGCAGACGGTTGAGGTGCTCAAGGGCATCAAAAAATATTACGAGCAGTTCCATCGGGTCACAGTGACCGATGAGATTGCCCGCCGTGCGGTGCTGTATTCGGAGCGGTATATCAACGACCGCTTTTTGCCGGATAAAGCCATCGACCTGCTGGACGAGGCGTGCTCCTGCGCCAACCTGCGCAACAAGGTACTGGCACAGTATGATGAATACAACCGTCAGATCGGCGTTTATCAGAAGGTGATCGAGCGGGAGGAGCAGAAGGAACAGGACATCGACTATGAAAAGCTGGCAGAAAATAAGGCAAAGGTTCTACAGCTTCAGGGACAGGCGGACAGCCTGCGGGAAGAAGCGCTGGGCGAAAAGGTGACCGACGAGGATTTGGCAAAGGTCATCGAGCTGTGGACCGGCATCCCCGCCAGCAAGATTCAGGAATCGGAGATGCAGCGGGTGGCAAATCTGGAGCAGGCGCTGCAAAAACGCATCATCGGGCAGGACGAAGCCATCCGCCTGGTCAGCGCAGCTGTCAGACGTTCCCGCGTACAAATCAGCAAAAAGCGCCGTCCGGCTTCCTTCATCTTTGTAGGACCGACCGGTGTCGGCAAGACCGAGCTGGTCAAAGCGCTGTCGGAGGAGCTGTTTGACCAGCAGAATCCGCTGATCCGTCTGGATATGTCCGAATTTATGGAAAAGCACAGCGTGGCACGCATCATCGGTGCGCCTCCCGGCTATGTGGGATATGACGAGGCAGGACAACTGACCGAAAAGGTCAGAAGACGCCCTTATTCGGTCGTCCTGTTCGACGAGATTGAAAAGGCACACCCGGACGTTATGAACATTCTGCTGCAAATTCTGGATGAAGGCAAGATCACCGATGCACAGGGAAGAATTGTTTCCTTTGAAAGCACCGTCATCATCATGACCTCCAACTGCGGCAGCGAGCAGCGTTCCTCCTCGCTGGGCTTCAACAAGAGCGTTTCCGATATTGCCCGCGACCGGGTAATGCAGTCGCTTTCGGAATTTTTGCGCCCGGAATTTTTGGGCAGGGTGGACGAGATTGTCGTCTTTAACCAGTTGACCGAGCAGGACTTTGTCAGCATCGCAGCCCTGATGCTGGGAGAGCTCAAGGAGCCTTTGGCAGAAAAAGGCATCACCCTGCTGTGGGAGCAGCAGGCACTGGAGCTGCTGGCAAAGAAGGCACACGGCAAGCAGGGCGGCGCCAGAGATTTGCGCCGACTGATTCGCAAAGAGGTGGAGGACAAGATTTGTTCTCTGCTGGTGGAACGCTACCAGTGTCAGCCGGCAGGCATCAGCGTCGGTGTGAAAGAGGACAACATTGTTTTGAACGTGCTGGATTAATACACGCAGCGGGGACAGATAATCTTCTGTCCCCGCTTTTCTTTTTCTGCTCTAAAAGATGGTAGAAATGTTCACATTTTTTTGCTACACTGAAAAGAATCGAATGGCAGATACTCCGCTTATCAGGCAAAAAAGGAGAGAACTGCTGCCAAACGTAAAATCGTTGGAAGAACTTGACAGGTGTAGACATTGTGTGCTATTCTGATTCCATACGATGCAAACTTTTGGTTGTGTTCGTTCAGATTAAAAAGGGAGGTCAGAGGATGGCAGCGATCATCAAGATCGAAAATCTGTACAAGGTCTACTCTGTGGGAAAAGAAAAGGTGGTCGCCTTAGGCGGTATCAATCTGCAAATTGAAAAAGGACAGATCTGCTGTATCCTGGGAACCTCCGGTTCGGGCAAATCGACCCTGCTCAATCAGCTGGCAGGTCTGGAAAAACCCAGCAAAGGGCGGGTGCTGATCGGCGGGGTGAACATCTCTACCTTGAACGAAGGGCAGCTGGCAAAGTTTCGGCAAAAAAATATCGGCTTTATTTTCCAGTCCTACAACCTGCTGCAATCCTACAGTGCGCTGGAAAACGTCGCGATGCCGCTGATGTTTCGGGGGATTCCTAAGGGTTTGCGCAACCGTCGGGCAAAGATGATTCTCAAGCAGGTGGGACTGGACAAACGGATGTCCCACAAGCCGGCGCAGATGTCGGGCGGTCAGCAGCAGCGTGTGGGTATTGCCCGCGCCTTTGTTTCCAAGCCGAAAATTGTTTTTGCCGATGAGCCGACCGGCAACCTGGACACCCGCACCACCAAAGAGGTCATGGAGCTGATGGTCCGGCTGTGCCGCAAGAACAATCAGACACTGGTGCTGGTTACTCACGACCGAGAGCTGGCGCTGTATGCCGACCGCATCATCACACTGATCGACGGCAAGGTGGTGGACGACCGCCCGAATCAGTCGATTGCGCAGGCGGCAGCAGAAGAGGTTCAGCCGCAGGAGCAGGAGGAGGGAGCGCACGATTTTGTCATCCCAATCCTCGGCAAAGAAAAGCAGGAAGAGAACAACACAAAAACCAGCACCGAGCAGGTGGCAAACGAGCTGCTGCCCGACCAGCTGCAAAAGGCAGCGCCAACGGAGCAACAGACGGTGCAGCCGCAGAAAACAGAAAGGGAAGATGGGGAGTAAAGATGAAACAGAAGAAGATTGTGCGGGCAGTGTGCCTGTTTTTGGCGATCCTGATGGTCGTAAGCGTGATGGGCAGTGTGCTGGTCACCATGGCAAGCGCGGCGACCGTAAAAAGAAAGAACACCGTCTATACGGCGCGTCAGCCTGATCTGACCTTTTATGACATCGACGGAAATCTGCTGGGGACCTTCTCCCATTCGGCAAAATCGGATTTGATTGGTTTTAACAGCACCCGCGTCATCTATAAGGATGAGGAAGGGCAGGAGATTGAAACCAACTACGGCAGGGTGGATGTGACCCTGCACCTGAGCGACGGGACCGGCAAATACTCCACCATGACCCAAACGCGGGAGGATTCCTACTATCTGCGCTACAACATGGGTTCCACCACAGGGGAGGCGTTTTCCAACCGCATCACCTGCTCCAAAGGAAGCGATGACGTCATTGATTTGGACATCGAGCTGCCCAATGTGGTCTTTCGCGACTCCAACGAGATGAAGATGAATGTGATTTTTCAGTATCCGTCGGTGCGGACCTCGACCTCCGGCAAAAAGACCAATGTTGTAAAAACCCGCACCACAGCGGTCAATTTTACCTTCACCAAGGCAAAGCTCGATTTGACGGTGACCAAGCCCAATAATCCTCTGACTGACGACGAGAAGGACAAGGAGAAGGATAAGACCCTTTCCGGCACCATCCGTGAGTACAATTCGGACGGAACACTGGTCAACAAGCAGAGCGGAAGCTACAACGAACAGGATACAGAAAAACCGGAAACAGAGGACGGAGAGAACCAACAGGACCAGCAAAATCCAAACAACCCGGACGGCGAAAACAATAACAACAATAATAACGGAAACAATAATAACGGAAACAATAATAACAATGGAACCGGCGGGAATAACGAGAATAATAACAACGGCAACAACGGCGATACCGACAAGCCGGATACCCCGGAAAATGCCCTGTTTGAAACACCGTATCTGCTGTTGCAGGAGTTTTCCACCGGCGGCTATGACCAGGTGGCAGCCGGCAGCGAATTCCCGTTGACCTTTCTCTGTCGCAACACCAGCCAGCAGATTGACTTGGAAAATATCATCCTCAAGGTAGCGCCCAGCGAGGGCTTGCAGATTGTGGACGGGACCAATGTCTTTTTCCTGCCGATTGTCAACAAGAGCGACACCTTTGAAAAGACGGTCAATATCGCAGTGCTGCCCAACGCCGAGGCAAAATCCCACGCCATCGACATTTCGATGAGTTATGAGTATGTCCTCAACGGTGCAAGACAGAAGGGCGAGATGACCCAGCAGGTGGCGGTGCAGACAATGCAGCCGGACCGCTTCAGCGCAGACCCGGTTTCCGACCTGCTGGAGACGACCGTTGGAGAAGAAATCTACATCACCGGAAAGTATGTCAATAAAAGCCGCGGCGAAATCTACAACCTTTCGGCAACACTGGTCGGCGATTTTAACGGAGCCGGCAAGATTGAGCACGTCGGAAATGTAGCGGCAGGCGCATCGGGTGAGGTGGAATTTTCCTTTACACCGGATACAGCCGGACCGCTCAAAGGCGAGATTGCTTACAGCTATGAGGATGCCGCAGGCATGGTCCGCAGCGTCAGCGTGCCTTTCTCCACCACCATTACAGAAGCTACCATGGACGACATGATGACCGGTATGGGCATGGGTGGCGAGATGGACACAGATGGAATGGAGCCGCCGGTGGAAGAGCCGCAGGGATTCTGGGCACAGCTTAAAAACCCGAACAGCTGGCAGATGTGGGCAGTTGTCGGTGGCGGCTGTGTAATCATTATCCTCGTTGTCGTATCGGTCATCAAACGCAAAAAAGCGGCGGCAGAATTCGAGGACGACGATGAAACTGTTTGATTTGATTTCCATGACCTTTCGAAATCTTCTGCGACGCAAGGCGCGTACCCTGCTGACCATGACCGGCGTTGTGGTGGGCACCTGCGCTATCGTCGTGATGATTTCGCTGGGTCTTGCAATGACCCAGGCGATGGAGGAATCGCTGGCTCAGATGGGGGATTTGACCCAAATCACCATCCAGAACTACGGCAGCTCTCAGGACCTCAAGCTCAACGATGAAGTCGTTTCCAAGGTCCAAAAGTTGGAAGGGGTGGTGGCAGTCACCCCGATGGCAAGCGCCTCCAACCTGAATATGATGGCGTATGCCGGACGAAACGACCGCTATCAGATGTATCTGTACAACGTCATGGGTGTTTACCCCGAGGCGCTGCCCTACTTTGGCTATCAGGTGCAGGAGGGAGAAATGCTGACCTCCAGCCCTGCGCCCAAAAAGACAGCTTATATGATGTTTGGCGGAGAGTCAGCATATGAATTTGAGGACAGCAAGCGCAGCTGGCGCAACAACCGCGTCTATGCAACACCCGACGAAAACGGCAAGATGCCGGACCCGTTTGTCGACCCAATGAACGATAAAATCACCCTCAGGCTGCAAGC